>Ga0156617_115_pt1 | contig 2211 bp, 8 predicted proteins | sample RifOxyC1_FD_110691 | JGI IMG/M metagenome (GOLD analysis project Ga0156617, IMG submission 110691) | Candidatus Zambryskibacteria bacterium RIFOXYC1_FULL_39_10 | reverse complement strand
TTGTGATAATCATACCGTTGCGCGGACATGAATTCCATGAGAGAAACATAAATACCAAGGTTTATATCTTTGACTCCACTGTCCGTCATGAAAAACTGTTTCGCCATTTCTTTTTCCTGCTGGGGAGATACAAAGTAATGGCCGCTACCCGGATCGATTTTCACCCACCAGTATTTGTTGCCTATTGTGATTTGATGTCGTTTGGTTTTTCCCTGATTGTTCATTCTTCCTCGATCTTGACGAAGTGGGTGTAGCCCTCGGCGTGGAGTTCTTTGTGCTCAACCAGGTTCCCGGCAATGACCCATAGGTTAATCATGGGATTCCAATGTCCAAGAACGTAGGGGTGTTTTTTGACGTTGGATCGCTTAAAAATAAACCAACAACCTTGTTCTTTAGTCATGGGTAGTTTTTTGACGGGAATGAATTTCATGAGGCATCCTCCTTCTCTTTTTCCTCTGCGGTTTTTGATCGTATAGGGATGTCGTTTTCCCACACAATATCATCGGGATAATAGACCACCCCATGCTCATCGGTAAAAAATAAAGTCCCATCCGCAAAATAATGTGCATCTAAATTCATCATGAGTTTGCCCATTCTTGATTTTCAAGTTCTTTAATTTTTCTAAATACGACATCAGGAACGGAATGCGGATCAATAAGCCATACATTTTTGTGAAGCCAATCCATCGCCTGGTCAAATGTGAATTCCTTATATTTTGTATCGGGGCTGCAACGATGATCGGGATTTACCAAAATCCATCGTTTGTTTTTTACAAAGTAAAGAATTGGAGGATGGATGTGGTGAGTATATTCTATCCAGTTCCCTTCCCAGTGGGGAGAAGCGTACAAGGTCTGCTCATCCATATATTGGCGAGTTACGGGTACACCCAAATAGATTCTAGGCATAATAATTTCCTAATTAAAATGTGGCGGGCTAGGCTCCACCGGTTACCATCCCGCCAGAGCACACGGAAAGATCCCGACATTCACCCGCCACGCTCGACCATATTGTTAACGTCACCGATATGGTTCTCATGAGGGAAAGGGCACATCGTTTTTTATCGGCTCAGTCCTTGCGACAATCCCCTTCCCCAACGCCTTCGCCTTCCGCCCTCGCCTCTTTTTCTCTGGAACGGGCGTCGCTTCATCGTCAACGGGAGGGTAGATGGTGCTTAGCGCTTTGAGTTGTAATTCTTTTGCCGCATAGAGCCGGTTGATCTCTGCGTTGATCCGGGTGATACTCTCAATAATTCCAAAGTCATTTTGAATCGTTTTCATCGCCGTCTTCCTTTCTATCCTTTTTAAATTGTCTCAACTCGTCCCACGTCGGGCGGATTAAAAATCCAAGCGCAAAGCCAAAAAACAGACCAATTAAATAGTGTAAATGACTCATGGCTTTGCCTCCGGCAAGCGGAGTTCTGCAAAGGCGATGACTTCATCTGGGTGGTAAGATTGTCCCTCGCCACGCCATTCATCTAAATGCCAATCTGCAACATCCGTCCAAATATCCTGGCCCTTTTTATATTCAATAAGGATAAATAAATCCCTTCCATCTTTTGGCGCTTGGCTCATATCATAGTTCCACGGTCCCGCCGCGCAAGACAAAACCCCTTCATCAATCCCCCGCCGTCGTGCCTCTTGTACATCATAAAAATAACGATATTGTAAGGATGAGTTGCTCATGGCTTTGCCTCCTCATGAATAAATTCATTTACATATTCCAAAATTATTGTATTAAAAACAACCCCATGCTTGCTATTCTCTTCAATTTGAATAATTAAAGATTCTATTTCATCTAATTTACTCAGACATCCCAATATAATTAAATGGTTTTTAACACGATCCATTTTCTTCTCATAATATTCTGCCCGTTTTTTTAATTCTCTTATAAGTGATGCCGCGTTGTCATTCATGTTTTGTCTACTCGATCGCTCGGAGTATCACGTTCTCCGCCTCTTTTACCGTATGGCAAACGTGGATCTTGATGTTGTACTTCTGTTCCACCATCTGCCGCCGGTCGGCCTGGCGCGGGTTATGATAATCCGTCCAGGGGCCTTTCATATCAATAATAATATTTAAACAAAGCGGACCACAATTAACTAGAAAATCTGCTGTATATTTACGTGGATCACCTTTTTTATTTTTAATAGGTAATGTAAATTCCGGGTACTGTGCTGTCCATAAATTTACAATTCCTTCACGCTGCATTAAC
>Ga0156617_123_pt1 | contig 3545 bp, 3 predicted proteins | sample RifOxyC1_FD_110691 | JGI IMG/M metagenome (GOLD analysis project Ga0156617, IMG submission 110691) | Candidatus Zambryskibacteria bacterium RIFOXYC1_FULL_39_10 | reverse complement strand
AAATTTTGGAGGTGACTGAGATACATTCTATGACCGGAGCGTTAGATGGCGTGCTCGTTGCCGAGAGACCATTCCGCTCACCTCATCACACTGCCTCGCATGTTGCGATTATTGGTGGTGGTTCAAACCCAAGACCTGGGGAAGTGACGCTCGCTCACAAAGGTATTCTTTTTCTAGATGAATTTCCCGAATTTGAAAACAAAGCCATTGAATCTTTGAGAGAGCCCTTGGAAGAAAAAGTGGTTTCAGTTTCGCGGGCTCGTGGTACGGTCAAATTTCCGGCTCATTTTATACTAGTGGCGGCGATGAATCCTTGTCCATGCGGAAATTTTGGAATAAAAGGCAAACCTTGCACTTGTTCACCACTACAAATAGAAAGATATAAAAGGAAAATTTCAGGGCCTATTGTTGACCGCATTGATATCTGGACTGAAGTTTCAAAAGTTGATCATGATAAACTCACCGAAAAAGCTGAAAAAAGTGAAAGCATCCCCGCAAGAGACAGAATAATAAAAGCCAGAGGCATTCAAGCCAAAAGGTTTAGAGAGGCTGATAGGAAAATCAGTACAAATTCTGAGATGAGCGCCCGAGATATCACTACAGTTTTAAAAATATCAGATGAAGTGAAGGAAATTTTAAATAGATCAGCCAGGACTCTGGATTTGTCGGCTCGCTCATATCACAAAATAATTAAGTTGGCACGTACCATCGCTGACCTAGACTCTTCTTTTGAAATTTGCCCTCCTCACATCCTCGAAGCCATCTCCTACCGCCCTAAACAGGCGAAGTATTGAAATTGCAATGAAAAAATTTTACTTAATTATATTTGTTTTAGCTATTTTATTTGTCAGCTTCTTTTTGTATGAAAAAAGGGAGGTGAAGATTTTGTTTGTGGGGGATATGAATTTTGACAGATATATTAGGAAGGTAGGGGAGAATAAGGGTGAGGATTACATTTTTTCTTGTATTAGTAATTTTCTGAATGATTCTGATTTAGTCGTTGGTAATTTGGAGGGGCCAATTACCAATAACCCATCAGTTAGTTTGGGAAGTGTCATAGACACTCCAAACAATTATACTTTCACTTTTCCGCCAAACACAGCCAAACTTTTGGCCAAAAATAACATAAAGCTAGTAAATTTGGGCAATAATCATATAGGTAATTTTGGGAATGAAGGAATAGTTTCAACTAAAAAGTATTTAAATGATGCTGGGGTAAATTACATAATTAATGATAAAATTTACCGAGTAAAAATAGGTGAAAAAAATGTTTCATTTGTTTCTTATAATGAATTCGGTGGGGATGTGGCAGAAAAAGTAGCTCAAAAAATTAAAATTGAGAAGGAAAGTGGGCAAATAGTTTTTGTTTATACTCATTGGGGAGATGAATATGTAGAGCCACCGAAGAGAGTTAAAGATATTGCTAAAATGTTTGCTAGAGCAGGAGCAGATTTGATTGTTGGTTCTCATCCACACGTTATTTTATCTTCTGAGAAAATAGGGGACACTTTTGTTTATTACTCCTTAGGTAATTTTATATTTGATCAATATTGGAACAAAGAAGTCTCAACTGGTTTGGTTTTGGAAATGAATATAAAAGGCGATGATATAAAAATAATTGAACACAAAGTCGTTTTGGGTCGTGATGGCAGAACGTGTTTAGAAAATTAAAATAGTGAAATATAAAGAATGGCCTCGCGCTGTGTAGCGCGAGGCCATAATGAACTTCAGAACAAGCGACCTTTGGGGAGGACTGGGTTGTGAATTTCAATTTCACCCTTGCCGCCACACTCCACACATTTGAGGTAGTGACCTTCCTCAGTTTGACTAAAGATTGTTCCAGTGCCTAAGCAACTGAAACAATGGCAGGATGTATTGTGCTCAAACATACCACTGCCTTTGCAGGCATTGCAATCAACCACTCTGCCAGTCCGAGCCTGCCTGAATTTGCCAGTTCCACGACAGTACTTGCATGGTCGTCTGGTTTTGATTACCACCGAACCAGCTCGGTTGCATTTGGGGCATGATCGGCGGACAAATCCAAACTCAACTGTGTACCCTTTGTGCTGACATCGGGGGCAGTCTTTCCCATTCTTGGTGGGACCAAGACCCAGTCCCAAATCGAAGATGGACAGTCCTTCAACGGTACTAAAATGTCCGTTTGTTTTTTGGGTCGTACCGTTTTCGTCGATGATGCCTGGCAGATGGGCAATGTTGACAATGAACTCGTAAACACTCACCATCTGCTTGAATTCTTCAGGGTCTCCCCCGAGGTCAGGGTGAAGTTGTCGCGATTTCTTACGAAAGGCTTTCTTCAGCCCATCCATCGAGGTTGGCAGAGTGATGTTCAAAAACGCACTTGCCAGAACTGGTGCCTGAGACACCGTATAATTAGTAGCCATTAGGGGCCACCTCCTTCTACTTGTATTATAACAAATACAGAAAATTTGTCAATAGCTGGTGGTATTTTTAATAGAATCATCAATAAACAAAGATCGCGGGACGTGTTTGGAAAATTAAAAATGTGATAGAGTTAGGGTCGAACTCTAATCGACGTATCGTTCGACATGATTTCGCTAAATCATATGGAACACGAAACTTTTTGGACATTACTCAAAGATCCGGCGCATTGGATGTTTGAGATATTTCTCATCGCTTTATTTGATGGGCTCTTAGGTCTTATCATTTGGCCAAAAATAAAAAAATTTATGCATCACTACAAATCTGATGACAAAATGATTCATGGCTGGGAAGAGAAGATGAAGTAAAATTTTGTGGCGCCGACGTATACTCGTCGGCATCTCGAAGATCCTGGCGAGGACTACAAAAATATAGTCGCTTCGCTCGTTATTTTTGTGGAGATGGCGAGAATCGAACTCGCGTGCAATAAGAGATTTGAAAAATTTCTACAAGAGTTAGTTTGTTACAGTTTTTTTAAATGTTTTAAGTATGGAACAAACAAGATCTTAAAACATCGAGCTTCAACATTTAGAAAAATAGCGAAGCAACTATTTTCCAGAGTCTCAAGTTTATTACACCAAATTTCTCTTATGAGACATCAGAGAATTTGACGTCGCTTAGGCGAACTTAAAATTAAGCTCTAACGTAAGCGAAAGCAAAATCATTGACTCCATGATATGGAGAAACAATGGCTTTTGCTTTTGCGACAACTTTGTTTGCAGTTATCATTTATAGCGGATTTAAGAGTCACTATTGCTCTCTCTCGCATTTTGCAAATGTATCTTATTGTCTAGGCCGATCATCCCCGCGAAATTTGCCTGCCGAATTTCATTCCGGCGACAAAAATTCCTTCCGCTCTCAGATGCTACGCATATCTCGCTTCAGGAATTTTTGTCGCCTCCAGACAAACTTTGCGGGAATTTTTGGACTGACAACTATTCATTTTTCAAGGTTCTCCTAATCTCGCGATCGGTGTCGCGTTTTTTGATAGTTTCGCGTTTGTCGTATTTTTTCTTACCACGGACAACCGCGATCTCAAGTTTCAGTTTTCTACCCTTATTATACACCGAAAGGGGTACAATTGT
>Ga0156617_107_pt1 | contig 15681 bp, 17 predicted proteins | sample RifOxyC1_FD_110691 | JGI IMG/M metagenome (GOLD analysis project Ga0156617, IMG submission 110691) | Candidatus Zambryskibacteria bacterium RIFOXYC1_FULL_39_10 | reverse complement strand
TTTTTGTCTTCATCCTATTTAGCGAGAAAATTCTTGAATGTTTCTGCGTCCGACTTGTCAGACCCAAAAATATTCAAAACTTTATCCCGCAATTACTTATAACGCTTTTAATATAGCATAAAATAAAACATTTTACTGACCTTGATTTTTGTGTTTAACATGATACAATCTTACACTGGGAGACAAGATTATGACTGCTAGTTTGTTTTTTATCAGTTTAGGATGGTGTGTATTCCTTGTTGGAATACTCTGTTTCACCATCTCCGCCACTTGCCTGCGAAAAATAAGCCTGCTCAGAAAAATGATTTCGTGTGTTTACACAGCATGTTTAATGCTGATAGGTATTGGCTTGATGGTGGGAGGGATAGCAATTCGATAAGTGAACAAAGCCGGCGGCACCATAGAGTGCCGCCGGCTAAAACTTTTTATAATAACCTCATCCTCTCCATTTTTCTAACCTTCCCCCAGCCCCTTCCTTACCTTAAGGAAGGGGTAACTGCTATTTATTATTCACATTAATTTTAGAGTTTATTGCGCGCTCTCCCCCTTAAGGTAAGGGGTGAGAATGCGGAGCATTTGCAAGACTTTTTGAGATATTTTTATATAATTAAAATATCCAAAAAGTATACAGTCCCTGTAAGGGATTAAGGGGGTTAGATAAGGAGGGTCGACACGAAGTGCGGGGAGGTTAGATAAGAAAAGAAATAGTATTACTTCCTCGCCTCAACAATAGAGAGGGCAACATTGGCAGGGACGATAGCGTAGTGATCAAATTCGATATTGGCATTACCACGACCCTCAGTCATTGAGCGAAGTGTAGTGACATAACCAAAAAGTTCTGAAAGAGGCACTTTGGCTTTAACTACTTTGAGTCCTGCCCTATCATCCATACCCTCAATAAGTCCGCGTTTTGAAGAAAGGTGACCAGTGATATCACCCATAAACTGCTCCGGCACTACCACTTCCAATTTCATAATCGGCTCAAGTATAACTGGTCGAGCCTTTTTAGCCGCTTCTTGGAAAGCTTGAGAGGCCGCAATCTTGTAAGCGATTTCAGATGAGTCCACATCGTGGTAAGAACCAAATGTAAGTTCACAAGATACATCTACCATTTTGTAGCCAGCCACGATGCCTCGCTCCATCGCCTCTTTAACACCCTTTTCAACGGCTGGAATAAATTCGGAAGGAATAACACCACCCTTGATAGAATCAATAAATTCAAAACCTTCTTCGCGGTGAATATTTTTCTGCTTTTTCTTATTTTCCACTTCTGGCTCCAATGGTTTGATATTGAGTTTGACGTGACCGTACTGACCTTTACCTCCAGTTTGTTTGATGTATTTAGTTTCTGCCTCTGCGGTACCAGTGATTGTCTCTTTATAAGCTACTTGTGGCGCACCAACATTGGCCTCCACATTAAATTCTCTTTTCATACGATCAACGATAATATCTAAGTGCAGTTCACCCATACCAGAAATAACTGTCTCCCCTGTTTCCGGATCTCCCTTGACTCTAAATGTTGGGTCTTCATCTGAAAGCCGGTGGAGCGCCATACCCATTCTCTCTTGGTCCGCTTTGGTTTTTGGTTCAATACGAAGTGAAATAACCGGCTCTGGGAAGATGATAGTCTCAAGAATTATAGGATTGTTTTCATCACAAAATGTATTTGAAGTTTTTGCATCTTTGAGACCTACCGCTGCCGCGATCTCCCCAGCAAAGACTTTTTTAACTTCCTCTCTTTTATCAGCTTGCAATCGCACAATTCTTCCCAATCTCTCTTTGTCGCCTGTCGAGGCATTATAAATATAAGAACCAGATTCTATAGTTCCAGAATAAACTCTAAAGAATGTTAGCTGGCCAACGAATGGGTCTGCTTGAAGTTTGAAAGCAAGCGCCGCAAAAGGCTCATCATCTTTAGGATGTCTTTCTACTTCTTCTCCAGTTCTTGGGTCAATACCTTTGATAGCTGGCATGTCGAGAGGTGATGGCAAATAGTCAACCACCGCGTTCAATACCAATTGCACTCCTTTGTTTTTCAAAGCTGAACCACAAAATACAGGGAAAACTTTGTTGGCGATCACTGCCTCACGCAAAATCTTTTTGAGTTCTGCTACCGGTATTTCTTCGCCTGCCAAGTATTTATTCATCATCTCGTCGTCGTTTTCTACAATCCTCTCCACGAGTTCGTGTCTGTATTTTATAGCATCCTCTTTCAAATTTTCCGGAATTTCCGTTTCAACTACATTGCCGCCAAGGTGACCTTCAAATTTGTAAGCCTTCATATCCAAAAGATCAACTTGTCCTTCGTGTTTATCTTCTTCGCCGATTGGAATCTGCATTCTGACAGCTTTTTTAGAAAGTCTAGCCAAAATTGATGCATATGATTTCTCAAAATTGGCACCAATTCGGTCAAGTTTGTTTATGAAGCAAAGTCTTGGCACTGCCGCCTCTTCAGCATAGCGCCAGTTGGTCTCTGACTGAGGCTCAACGCCCGCTACTCCGTCAAAGACGCAAACAGCGGCATCGAGGACTCGCATTGATCTTTTCACTTCTACGGTGAAGTCAATGTGCCCCGGAGTATCAATAATATTGAAACGATATTTATTATCTTTATTTTTTCTACCCTCCTCTCCCAAATATGTCGTTGCCCAAAAACAAGTGATGGCAGCAGCGGTAATGGTAATGCCTCTTTCTCTCTCCTGTTCCATCCAATCAGTAGTAGTCTCCCCTTCGTGTACTTCACCAATTTTATGTTGTGAGCCAGTGTAAAACAAAATACGCTCGGAAACAGTAGTTTTACCAGCATCGATGTGGGCTATGATTCCAAAATTTCTGACTCTTTCTAATGGGTAATCGCGATTCATATAATATATAAATTAACAAAAATAAAATTCCTAAACGGAACGCTTAAAATATACACCAAAGAAACAAAAAAAGCAAAATTGTGGCAGAGATACTACTATGTAATAATTATAGTACTTAGAATCTAATCAAAATATATGGGAATGGAGGGAACACCAAAAGAGCTAGAACACAAAGAAGAAGGTTTCAAAATCAAAGATTTTCCAATGCCGAAAAGACCCGAGGTAGAAAGCAAACATCCTCTCGAAGAAAATAAGTTTTGGAAAAACCAGCAGGAATGCCTGGCTTATTTGGATGAGTTAATGAAACAAGGCAGATTAGTCCAATGGCTTAGATCAGATATCGCCGACGGCCACACCGAGGATGAAATTGCCCAAAAAATAAATGACACTAAAAATTCTGGACAACTTGACCAAGAAGAGGTTGGTAAAATTTTTGAAATGCTAGGCATCAAACAAAAAACTCCTTAAGGAGTTTTTTGTTACCACGCGAAATGGGTGAAGGCTTTGTTAGATTAATTTATTTTGGATATTTTTAAACTCCATTACCTCAGAATTTCTGATTAAAATAGTTCGTCTGGTGGTATAAGATAGTCCCTTATTTGGATTTACTTCAAAACCTACATAGATACAATTAGTTCCCCTATTTTTTACTTCCTCGATTGCAGGCTGCAAATCCGAATCAGAACTACAAAGAATTATTTCTTTCACCCTTTTATCACAGGCCATACTAACCATATCTACTGCAATTTTCACATCAACACCCTTTTCCTTAAAAACTAAAACTTCTTTTCCTTTATGGTTTTCTATTTGCCCCCTAACACTACCTCTCAAGATAACTCCAAACCCTTGCTTCTCAAGATGAGTTTTTAATAAACGTTGTTCTTCAATTAGTTGTTTTGATTTTTCTATACTTTTTTTATGCTCTTTTATTTTTGCAAAGTAAAAAACTTTTTTATTTACATTTATGCCGCCCAAAATTTTATCAAACAAGCTCTTAAAATTATATTCGTGCCAGACAGGTTTTTCCTTCCCAAATTCTTTGAAAACATCTTTGATCTTCCCTTTTATATTTTCACCATCAATAAGTAAAATAGCATCCATAATTATGGCTTATAATATCACTAAATTTTACAACGGAAAACCCCAGCGGACCGTTAGGCTGGCTGGGGCGTGTATGTATTTACTATACTCTTTCATCGACGAAAGTCAAGTTAGTTGTGGATTGCTTTTTCAAAAGAGTTGGTTGAGTTTTTGGAAGGAAGAGAAATAGTCCCAACTAACAAAAAACTCCTTAAGGAGTTTTTTGTTACCAAGCGAAATGAGCGAAGGCTTTGTTGGATTCGGCCATTTTATGGACATTTTCGCGTTTCTTGATAGCTTCACCTTCGTTTTTTGAAGCGAGAATTATTTCTTCCGAAAGTTTTTCGGCCATTGGTTTGCCTTTTTTGGCCTTAGCGGCATCAATAATCCATTTCATTGAAAGATAGGCTCGTCTCTCAGGTCTGACTTCCCTTGGCACTTGATAGTTGGCACCACCGATTCTGCGAGATCGCACCTCCATAGTTGGTCCGGCATTTTTTAGCGCTGTATCAAAAACTTCCATCGGATCTTCAACTTTAACTTTTTCTTTTATCAAATCAAAAGCGGTATACACTATTTTTCGAGCGGTATTTTTTTTGCCTTCTTGCATGACATAATTTATAAACTTCTCTACTTTTGGAGAATTAAAAATTACATCCGGCTTAGCTATATTTCTGTTTTTTACTTTTCCTCTCATATAGTATTTTATTTAGCTTTTTTCTCTTTCTTAACACCATAACTTGATCTTGAAGTCTTCCTGTTTGCCACACCTTGTGCGTCCAATCTACCACGCACGATAGTATAACGAACACCGATATCCTTCACTCTACCACCTCGTAGCATAACAACTGAGTGCTCTTGCAAATTGTGTCCCATTCCGGGGATATAAGCCGTCACTTCCATACCATTGGTCAAACGCACTCTGGCAATTTTCCGAATAGCTGAGTTTGGTTTTCTAGGAGTTTTGGTAGTCACTTTAGTACACACTCCTCTTTTAAATGGTGAAGCGTAATATACTGGTCGGTTTTTCAAAGTATTGAATCCACGTGCCAAAGCCACCGCCTTTGATTTGGAGCGGAGTATTTTTCTTTTTCTTTTTACTAACTGATTTATAGTAGACATTTGAAATTTAAAAACCGCCTAAGCGGACCTCTACTAATCTAATACAATTGGGTTTAAAAAGCAATACCTGTAATAAAAGAGAACAAAAAACTGACAACAGGGCTCATTACTTGCCAAAATAGAAAAATAAACACAAACACCAATATTAGCCCGTATCTCTCCAAACTCTGCATAAAACCTTGCCATTTATAGGGCAAAATTGCCGAAAGTATTTTGGAGCCATCAAGCGGAGGGATGGGAATGAGGTTAAATATGGCCAGCACAATATTTATCATCACCACAAAACTTAATAAACCAAAAAATGCCTGATTCATAAAGCCATATTGAGGAGCAAACCGCAGAAACATTCCAAATATAATTGCCAAAGAAATATTTGAAAGTGGCCCAGCAACTGCAACTAACGCTTCTCCCCATTTTTGATTTCTTAAATTATAAGGATTAAATGGTACCGGTTTGGCCCAGCCAATAATGAAGCCCCCGGCAAAATACCCAATGAGAGGCACCAAAACCGAGCCCACCGGGTCAAGATGAGAAAGCGGGTTAAGAGTCAATCGTCCCTCATACTTGGCAGTCGAATCCCCGAGAGCGAGTGCCGCATAACCGTGCGAGACTTCGTGTATCACGACCGACATTATAAGGATGATGATTATAAACAAAAATTCCATATATTTTTAAATTCTAAATCCGAAGCACCAAACCCGAAACAAATTCAAAAATTCAAATTCTAAAGTTTTAAACATTTGGATTTCGGATTTTGATATTGTTTAGAATTTCGGATTTAGGATTTCGAATTTGCCATCTGGCATCTGTTATGATAGCATACTAGCTACTATGGCTAAAGAATGTGCAATTACAAAAAAATCATCTCAGATGGGCGGGTCCTATTCAAACCGGACTCGTGCTACCCAATTCAATCCTTGTGCCACTACAAGGAAATTTGCCAATCTCCAAAAAAAGAAAATTTTTGTCCCCGAGCTTAACAAATCTTTCAATTTGACCCTCTCTGCTCGCGGTATCAAAACAATCCAAAAAAACGGCGCCTACGCCACTTTGAAAAAAGCGAAGATTATATAAACAAAAAGGAACTTGCGTTTTCCATGACGCAAACCCCTAAGCTTTACCCTTTGTTTTTTGTGACACGGGTTTTCGCTCACAACCTCGATGCGCTACTCCGAGGGCCCGCTATACTATCCCCGGGCATACTACGTCCTTTCTGGCGCTCAGTGCGCCTAGCGAATCAGATGCTGTTTTCCCTCACCATATTCTAGTGAGAGTGTCGGCCGGCGCCGTGGCGTCAGTCGCGACCGGAGATATTGGCAAGCAAGATATTCATGGGCTTCGGTGCCGGTGGCACCTGGCGATTCTTCTTCAACTTGATCTTCATCAGTTTCTCCTTGGGGCTCTTTGAACCCCATCTGATATAAGTATAGCATATCGCTATACACTTGTCAAGTATTATTGCATAATGTTGGCTTTGTGCCTAAATACCCTTACTTTTCAACATATTTTATACATTCTATTTAACTTCCAAATTTACCCCATCACTTTTGAAAACAACACGGCCAGAGAGGTCGGTGCGGAGAATTTTGGCACCAAAGTTAGTAAAAATATCTAAAACTTCTTGATTGGGGTGACCATAACGATTGTCTTTGCCCACCGACATCACCACATATTCGGGAGAAACAGCTGAAACAAAGGCCTGACTAGATGAGGTTTTAGAACCATGATGCCCTGCTTTTAAAACATCACTTTGCAAAGCCAAAGTCGGACTTTCGGTTCCAAAAGAGACTAAATAATTTTCAATAGCTTGGGGTGAGTCTCCAGTTAGAATAAACTCATTTTCGCCATAGATTAAACGAGCCACGATAGAAGAAGTATTTGTCTCCATTCCCGACGGGTCTCTATCAGGGAAAAGTATTTGCAAAATTGCCCCGTCCCCTAAATCTACTTCCATCCCCCTCCTGGCTTCTAATCTTTTAATTTTCAATTTTTCAATCTTTCCTTTTAATTCTGTATACGCCGACGACTCCCCCGGTACTCCCGTCTCCATAAAAATATTTACTTTGTATTTGTTTAAGACATCAGGCAGTCCCCCCACATGATCTTGATCGGCATGAGTGGCAATAACAACGTCAATACTTCGATCATAAAACGGCATTACTTTACTAAGCTCCCGCAGTACCGCTTTGCTTGGGCCACCATCGATTAGTAATTGATTGCCACTTGGGGCGGTTATAAATATAGCGTCGCCTTGACCAATATCTAAAAACGCAACAGTTAAAATACCCTTATTTTGTTCTTTAAAAGAAACATAAAGAGAGAAGATGGCTCCAAGCAAAAGAAAGCTCAAAATTATAATCCTTAATTTAAAATTTTTCATTACTTAAATGATATAATAAACGGGCAATATTATAAATTAACCGAAAAAAAGTCGTGCTCCAAAGGACGTATCGCACGACATGATTTCGCTAAATCACATGAAATTTGAAGAAAAAAAGTTCAACATAGGAAAACTAAAAGGTATTTCAGAAAAAAATATTGAAGAGCATTTGAAGCTTTATGCTGGATATGTTAAAAATTTAAATTTAATTTTGGAACAGGAAAATGCAAAATTAGGATTTGAATTTAATGGTGTGAGAAACCACGAATATTATTTTGCCTCACTAGAGAATGGTTCGACTCCGCTCACCACAAGCGGAGCGCTTGAAAAACAAATAGAAAAGGACTTTGGGTCATTTGAAAAATGGCTTGAAAAATTTAAAACTCTTGGGACCACTCGTGGAGTAGGATGGGCGATGCTTTATTATGACCAAGCAACCAAACAACTTCTTAACGCCTGGGTAGACGAACAACACTTGGGCCAACTAAATGGTTGCCAAACTATTTTGGCCCTTGATATGTGGGAACACGCCTTCGTCGCTGACTACCAACCTTCTGGCAAAAAACAATATATTGAAGACTTTTTTGAAAATTTAAATTGGGAAGTCATTGAACAAAATTTCAAAAACGCTCAGTAATTTTTATTTCTCCCCTCTCCTGCATCTAGGAGAGGGGCAGACCAAATTTATTTGGTCGGGGTGAGGTTTTTCAATTTCCAATACAAAACCCCATACCCCAAATACCAAGCAAAAATAAACCAAAGTGAAATGGAACCGGTTTGCAAAGTGGCGAGGGGTAGGCTGGCAGAAAACTCAGTGATCGAAATCATTATCTGTGAAATGAAATATGAAATAACTCCAAACGGCCAAGAAAGCATTTGAGAAAATATTCCGATAGCCCCAGTTAATGCGCCAAAGGCCATCGCCCAGGGCACAAGTGGCAAGACCAAAGGATTTACCAAAAATGAAATCAAAGAAACAAATCCTGACATTTTAATAAGTAGCGGCAAAACGAAAAATTGAACTGCCAAGGTTGATGCCACTATTTCTCTCATGCCAAATTTTTGTGGTATATATTTACCAATTTTATTTTTTGAAATGTAAGAAATAATAAATGGTGAAAATAAAATCAATCCGAGTGTCGCCATAAAAGAAAGCTGGAACGATGGGTCATAGAAAAGGAGGAGTGGATTCCAAAGAAGCATAAGTAGCCCAGCGATAAAAAGAAACCGCAATGCGTCGGCCGGTCGCCCCAAATAAACTGCCAGGATTGAAATGAGTGACATGATGCAAGCGCGAATGACTGTCGCCCCCAAACCCACCATAATGGCAAAAAGTAAAATTGAAACAGCACCAATTACAAAACCTAATTTTCTTCTGCCCAAAAATGAGGTCAGATAAAATATTCCGACCGCGATGATGGTGATATTGTATCCGGAAAGGACGACGATATGAATGAGTCCTACTTTCCTAAAATCATCGAGGAGCTCTGTGCCCAAAGATTGTTTGGCGCCAAAAATTAATCCACCCAAAAGTGAAGAGTTTGGTTCAGGTACAACATTGGATATTTTTTCTATAAAAATATTTTTTAAAGAATAGAGATTAGCGATTATTTTGTTTCCATTATTTCCTTCTAATTTTTCTATTTCTGGACGATAAATTAAAAAGTGAATTTGGTCTTTTGATAAATATGAAATGTAGTCAAATTCAGTACCGTTGTCTGAAGTGAAATTTTTGGGCAAATCTAATTTTCCAGAAACTTTTATTTTATCTCCATATTTATATTCAGGAAACCTATCAGTAATTAATAGGACTAAGCTTTTCGAGGAAAGGGTGGGCTTAACTGTATAACGAGCCGAAGTATCTCTTACATCAGGCTCATCAATTATTGTGGCTTCAAATGAAATCTTTTGACCAACCATTTTATAAAGATTTGAGTCAGGCAAGTTTTGAGCCAAACTCATTCTCAAGATTCCGAGTGAAAATGCTAGGCCAATTATTAAAATTTTTTTAGCAATATCTGTATCATCATTTTGAGAAAATAAAATTAAAAAAATACAAAATGAAACTAAAACAACAAGCAAAGAAAAAGCCAAACCAGCGCTAAAAATAAATTCAAAAATAATTCCTATTACAAATGAAACTAAAAATTGATATATCATACCTCACTCCTTACCCTCTCCCATTTTCTCCCTTCCCCTGCATCTAGGGGAAGGGCAATCCCGCTAAAGCGGGATGGGATGAGGTTTCTATGAAACTAAAAAATAACCTGTCTTTGAGCCATCATATAGATCCACATTTAATCCATCGGCAAAACTTGTCGCTATCTCATCACATCTGTCATTAAGCTCGTGCCCTGAATGGCCCAAAACTTTTTTCCATTCTATATTTTTATTTTCTGTCTCTATCAAAAGTTCTTCCCACAAATCACGATTCATCACTTCCCTTTTGTCTTTAGTACGCCAATTATTTTTTTGCCAATTTTTAATCCAAATCGTAATACCTTTTATTAAATACTCCGAGTCTGCATAGATTTCGATATCATTATTATCTGAAACATTTTTTAAAGCTTCAATCACCGCTTTCATTTCCATTCGATTATTTGTCGTCATCTCTTCCCTGCCCCCAATTTCTATTATTTCGGATTTCAGATTTCGGATTTCGGGTTTGCTATCATTTATAATGATAGCTCCATATCCTCCTGGTCCCGGATTGCCCCTTGATGAACCATCGGTATAAATTATTACCTTATCCATGATGAAACTATTTTATCACAAAAAGAAATCAACGATTCGGAGGCGGATTTCGCGGCGACCACCAAAGTCTGATTTTTCAATATTAGCAACCAAATTAGTTTTGATACCTTCTTTTAAACTATCTCCATATTGATCAGGTGAAGCAAAAAAAGAAATTGCTCTTATGGTATCTCCCCCATCGCGAAAATTTATTGATAGGTGTTCTTTGGCTTTACCAAACCGATTTATTTTTTCAGGGATAATATCTTTAAAAATAAAAATCGGTTTTTCATTACCCACTCCAAAAGGAGCTAGACTTAAGATTTCATTTACTGCTTTCTCTGTAATATCTTTTATGCTAAGTTCCGCATCAACTTCAATTTCTAAATCATTATTTACTGTATGAGTTGAAGCGTCAATCAGCGCCTCTTCTAAAGTATGAATTTTTTCAAACAAAACTGAAAACCCGCCCGACAATTTATGCCCACCAAATTCAATAAAAATATCTTTAGCAGTTTCCATTATTGCCACCAAATTAGTTGTGCCATCCGACCGGCAAGAACCTTTTAACACTCCCGATGCATCGTCCGAAGCCCTGCCCCACAAAAATACTGGCCGATTAAATTCTAGAGCGGTTGAATTGGCAACTAATCCTAAAAGCGAGGGTCGCCAATCTGGATTGCCCAAAACAATGACCGGCTTCTCGCCCTCATTTTCAAATTTTTCTTTTACTCTTTTTTTAACTTCTTTTACAATGCTTGCCACCACACCCTTTCTTTCATTATTTATACTATCCAAATGTTTAGCATAGCTTTCTGCTTCGGCTTCGTTTTCTGCTACCAAAAGTTTGAAAGCATCTCGTGGGTGCCCCATTCTTGAGGCGGCGTTTATACGCGGCGTGATCATAAAAGCGATGTCATCTTCGGTCAAAGTATTTTTATTTATCTTGAGCATTGAGAAAAGTTTCAAAAGCCCCGCTCGCCTACTTTTTCTTAAAACATTTAAACCATAGTATGCAAGCACTCTATTTTCTCCCACGAGTGGCACCATATCCGAAAGTGTCGCCATTCCCACCAAATCAAGTAGCCACTTCTCTTTACCCTGAGGTAATTCGAAGGGTTGGCCATCCTTTATAAATTCCCTTTTGGTTTTTAAAATTGCTTCTATAAGTTTCCAAATAACCCCCGCCCCACAAAGAATTTTCTCAGGATATTTTGATTTTTCTAATTTTGGATTAATGATAGCAAAGGCCTTCGGTAAACCATCAGCTTGTTCATGATGATCAGTGATTATTACATCTATTCCCAACTCGTTAGCTCTTTTAACCTCTTTTATATCGCGAATACCACAATCTATTGTTATTAATAATTCAATCCCTGCCTCACCGGCAGACAGGTTTCCATATTTCAATTCCTCAATACCTTCAATATTCATTCCATAACCTTCAATGTGTCTGTCGGGAATATAATTTATAAAATTATTAAAACCAATAAGCTTAAAAAAATCATGGAGGAGTGCGCCACCAGGGATGCCGTCAGCATCATAATCACTCCAAATGCCAATCCTTTCATCACTTTCGATTGCTTTCAAAATCCTTTTTACCGCTTTTTCCATATCCGGCAAGAGAAAGGGGTCGTGCAAATGTTTTACAAAATCAGGTTGCAAAAATACTTCTCTTTCCACCTCTGTTTTCACTCCCCTATTATGGAGTAGTTGCTCTACTAGATTTTCAGATATTTTGGATTTAACTGTGTATTTTTTCATAATAAACGACCTCATCCCCGGCCCTTCCCCTTGCGAAGGGGAAGGGAGAGGAAACAGGATTATGTATTCTCTCTTTTTCCCCTCTCCTTTGCAAGGAGAGGGGTTGGGGTGAGGTAGAAAATATGATAAAATTTCAACATGGAAAACTGTATATTTTGCAAAATAGTAAATGGTGAGGTGCCTTGTTATAAAGTTTATGAAGATGAAAATTTTTTGGCTTTTCTTGATATCAACCCGCAATCTCCCGGCCACTGCCAAATAATCCCTAAGCAACATTACCGTTGGGTTTGGGATGTAGAAAATATTGGAAAATATTTTGAAATTGTTAAAAAAATAGCCCTAGCTCAACAAAAAGCTTTTGATACAAATTGGATACTTTCAAAAATAGTTGGTGATGAAGTAGAACACGCCCACGTATGGGTATACCCTGCCAAAGCGGGAGTAGATTCTGAAAACCAAAGTAATTCTAAAGACTTCGAAACCAACGCAAAGAAGATAAAGAAAAATTTATAAAATAACAAAAAAGTGGGCCCCGATCTTTTGGATCAGGGCCCTGCGGGAGCGGGCTTATTCTTCGTTGTCGCTTGGGAGTGGCAATGGTAATTGACCATTAGACTCCTCATCAAACATTGGCAGTTGAATGCCAGACTCAGCCGATACAACTACTGGTTGATGACTGAGTTGGCGTCTCGCCTCCACTTCAGTCCGGAATGCGTCGGGCAAAGAACCCGTCAAACTCGTGTGCATACGGCCTCCTATTAATATACTACCTGCAAATATATTGTATTGCAAATCTAATTTTTCAGAGCCTCAATCCCTGGCAAGGTGCCATTGGCGAGAAAGTCGAGCATTGCCCCACCAGCGGTGGAAACAAATCCGTGAGAAGCGATTTTTTCTTTAATTTCAGGTTTTATTAAGCCCAGCGTATCTCCCCCCCCTATTATTACTTTTGCGTTTGATTCAGAAAGCATCCTCGCTAATGCTACCGTCCCAGCAACAAAACCTTTTTCATAGTCACCTAGTGGACCATTCCAGAGTATCATTTTTGCTTCTTTTATTTTAGCTGCCAACAGATCCAGCGTCTCTGTATTTGCATCAAGAGCGTTGATATCTCCGATAGTCAATAGTATTTTTGGATTATCGGCAAAAGCCATGCCGGAAGCGGGCAAATCATTCAAACCGCCGATAAAGATGTCATCGGCAATATTTAGAAACTTTTCCACTAAAGGTAGTTTAGTATCAAATTTAGCTCCGCCAAGAATAAAAAGGAAAGGGTGTGCAGGTTCAAAAGCTCTTGAAAGCTCTTTGTATTCATTTAAAAAATTAAAACCCGCGAAATGCGGCAAAAGCTCTGCCAATTTCACAACCGAAGTATGGTGTCGGTGAGAGACCGAAAAAGCTTCGTTTACATATATATCGGCAAATTCCGCAAGTTTATTAGCAAAACATTCATCATTTTCTTTTTCCATCCAAAATCTGACATTTTCAATGATAGCAATACTGCCATTACTTAAATATTCCAAAGCCATTTTTCCATCTGCTGATGATGCGTTCCAGGGATCTCTCACAAATTTCACTGAAACATCTGGGAAAAACTTTTCCGCTTCTCTAACCACAATTTCCAGTGAATCAGCTCCATCTCCCAAATGACTCAAGATTATAGCTTTGCCACCCTTGCCTAAAATATAATTTATAGTTTTAACACTGGCCTCAATCCGAGAATTGTCCAAAATCACCCCGTCTTTCACGGGCACGTTCCAATCCACCCTCACGAGCACCCTTGTCCCCCCCATTATCTCCGCCTCTTCTATTGATTTCATGTTCATAAACTTATATTACCAGATTCCTCCATTTTTGCCGACTCGGTTTTTGCTCCGATCCATGCCAATTCATAAATTTTTTTCATTGCATCGGCAATTTCGGCACTTTCAATAATAATCCCTAGTTTTTCTCGCCACGAAGCAATCATTACTTTATTGTCGTAAATATTTATTTCTGGTGAAAAATTATATTTTTCTACTGGCACCAGTGTGCTTTCCCTTTTTTCATCTGCATCTTTACTTGCCCTGTGTTTACCAATAGGAGAATCAGGAATAATAGCTTTTATAGAAATATTTTTACTAGCTCTTCTTTCATAATATTTTGGGAAATAGCCAATGAGAGCTTGATGCATTTCATTTACGTTTGCATAAGCTCGTATCTGCTCATGTGAAGTTAGAGTATCCTCGTAAACATCTTTCAACCCCTCCGTCCCCTCATAAAACCTCACTTTTGGTCTGCCAGCAACATTATGGATCGATTTTAAATTTGGGATTATTTTTTTGATGGCTGAAATTTTCTTTTGAGCTTCTTTGGCTTGTCTTTCAAGTATACCAATCAGGTGATCTGGCGATTCAGCCAAATATTCCTGCTTTGGCTCTTTACCCGAAACACTAACTAAACCTTTTGAAACCAAAGAATCCAAAATGTCATAGCCAGTCGTCCTGTTTAGTCCCGCTTTCCTTGTTATTTGGCTTACTGTTCCTCGTCCAAGCTGAAGTAAAGCCAAAAATACAGCCGATTCATTGTCTGAAAAGCCTGATTTTATAAGTATTTCTTTGATTTCTAATGTGTCTTTATTCATCCCCCCATTATACTCCTCTCATTTTTTGTGTCAAGTTTATTCCACAATTTCTAAACGAAATATATTTTTAGGCATTTTTTAGTAAAATATGCTTGACAATATATTTAGAGATGATATAATTATGATAGAAAAGGAGAAAAACGATGGTACCGAATATTCTATTTATTGCACCAGAATGCCCCAGAGGAGACTTGACTCTAGAACCTTGGCAAGTTTTTGTGGGAGCAGAAATCGGCGGATCAGAGATAGGAAACAGGGAAGTTCGTCTTGAAGAAAACTTTGGTGGGTGGCTTGCAAAAGTACGCACCATCAAAGACCTCCAAGAAAAACTTTCCGATCCGGCCGGTATTTGGGGAATATTTACATTCGGTTTTCTTCATGAGGGAGAGTTCAATGTTGATATTCTTCCTATGCTGGAAGATTTTCACCGCAGGTGCCCAAATATACCTATTGGTTGTTTTACTTCTGAAGACACCCCGAAAGGAATCTATAGGATTAATACTCCCGATGGGTATAGATTGTTCATTGGACACCTGTACTTTTAACTCAAACAAGTCACCTGGAAACAGGTGGCTTTCTTTTCATATACCTGAACCCCGCCCGGAGCTTTCCCGAACGCTCGTGCCCCTCCGAACACTGGAGGGCGGGGGTTAGAAGACACTCCTAAGCCTTGAGATGTGTTAAGCTAGTCCCATGAGGATTCGCCGCCTAAATCACTCTACATATCAACATCAATACCACATAGTTTGGGGCACAAAATACCGAAGGAAGTTCCTGAAGCCATATGTACTAACAGAACTCCGAAAGATACTCTATGCAACAGTTAAGAAATACCCGACACTCTGGATTGAAAAACTGAATGTGAACGAAGATCATGTACATTTGCAAATCGAAATCTCCCCGAACATCGCTATCTCAGATGCCGTCGGAAAATTAAAATCAACATCTAGCAGATTCCTACGCTCCAAATTCAAATTTATACGTGAAATATATCTCGAAAAAGACGGCATCTGGAGTGTCGGATATTTCTCCTCTACAATCGGATTAAACGAAGCTCAAGTCAAACGCTATATCGAATGGCAGGGCAAGACAGACTACTCACAGAACTCTAGATT
>Ga0156617_124_pt1 | contig 20929 bp, 16 predicted proteins | sample RifOxyC1_FD_110691 | JGI IMG/M metagenome (GOLD analysis project Ga0156617, IMG submission 110691) | Candidatus Zambryskibacteria bacterium RIFOXYC1_FULL_39_10 | reverse complement strand
CATGGCTCTCGGTATGGCTTATGCCGGAAAAAGGGTGGCTGTCGGTTCGGCTACTGGCGGTTTCGCTCTGATGCAGGAAGCTTTCAGTTTTGCAGGTATGGCTGAGCTTCCGCTCGTGGTGGCAGTTTCTCAAAGGCAGGCTCCGGCTACTGGATCCCCGACCCATTCTTCACAATCGGATTTGCGTTTTGTAATTCATGCCGGCCATGGCGAGTTCCCACGCATTGTACTTGCTCCAGGGGACCCAACCGAGTCTTTTAAAGCCGGAGCCGAAGCCCTGAATTTAGCTTGGAAATTTCAAGTACCGGTTATTGTCCTCCTAGATAAAATTTTGTCAGAACATATGATGACTTCAGACATTGAAAGATTGAAAGAAGGAAAGATTGAAAGATTTGAAGAAGAAAGAATATTCCCGGGTACTCTGGGCGTGGTAGTTAAAACGACAAGTTATGAACACGATGAAGAAGGTTATACGATTGATAAACCGGAAGAAATCAAAAAAAGAGTTGATAAAAGATTTGAAAAAGCCAAAAATATTGAAACTGAAATGCAAAATAGGGAAACAATTAAAGTTTATGGGGAAGAAAACGAAAATGTAATTGTGTTTTTTAGTTCTACCAAGGGGCCGGTGCTTGAGGCATCAAAATATTTTAATAAACCAGTCAAACTGGTGCAAATCGTCTGGCTTGAACCTTTTGATACTGAAAAAATTAAAAAAGAATTGGAAAATAAAAAAGTTATTTGTATAGAAGGTAATCACAATGCCCAACTGGCCTCACTAATTCGTGAAAAAACTGGAATTGTTTGCGAGAGCATCTTGAAATATGATGCCACACCTTTTGACCCGATGGAATTGGCAGAGGAAATTAATAACAGAACATGACCTCACCCCCAACCCCTCCCCTTGTCAAGGGGAGGGGTTGGGGAGGGGACCAAACGAAATGGAACTACAAAACTTAGCTACAAAAGCAAAAATAACATGGTGCCCAGGTTGTCCAAACTCGCAGATTTTGGTTTCTTTCCGTAAAGCTGTTACTGAATTGGTAAACGAAAACAAAATCAAATTGGAAAATCTAGTGGCTTTTGCTGGCATCGGTTGTCACGGCAAAATTTCGGATTATTTAAACGTTAATTCTTTTACATCACTCCATGGTCGTCTCATTCCGGCCATGACGGGTGCCAAATGTGCCAATCCGCAACTTTCAATCGTAGGATTTTCTGGTGACGGCGATTCAATGGACGAGGGGTTGGAACACCTAGTCCACGCTGCCAAAAGAAATTCAGACATAAATCTTTTTATCCACGATAACCGGGTTTTTGCTCTGACCACCGGCCAAGCTGATGCTCTGAGTCCCAAGGGTTACAAAAGCAAATCAACACCGTTTGGTAGTCTTGAAGAACCTTTTAATCCGCTACTTTTGGTGCTTAGTGCCGGGGCTACTTTCGTGGCGCGTACTTACGCCGGAGATATTGAAGGTACCAAAAAAATTATGCAGGCCGCTATCGCCCACAAAGGATTTTCTTTTGTAGATATTATTCAGCCTTGCATTACATTTTTTGATACACGAGATTATTTCAAAGAAAGAGTTTACTGGTTAGACGAAAATTTAACAAAAAATGATTTAGGTGCGGCTATAAATAAAGTTCAGGAAAAAGAAGAAAAAGTTCCTCTCGGCATATTCTATCAAGTAGAAAAACCTACATTTGAAGAAGAATTGTATAAGTAATTATGGATAAATTTTTTAATCCAAAATCTGTAGCTGTTATTGGCGCATCATCTGACCATAAAAAAGTAGGTTTTGCTTTGGTTAAAAATTTATCTGAAAATAAAAAAATAAAAGTTTTTTCGGTTAATTTGGAAAATAAAGAAATACCAGATGATGTTGATTTGGCTATTATTGCGGTTAAAGCCGAATTGGTACCTCAAATTTTGGAAGATTGTGGTAAAAAGCAAATAACAAACGCAATCGTTATTTCTTCCGGTTTTAAGGAAATGGGACCGGTCGGCAAAGAATTGGAAGATAAAGTTGCCGCCGTTGCCAAACAAAATAATATAAATTTACTCGGGCCAAATTGTCTAGGCATTATTGATACAAAAAGCGATTTGAACGCATCATTTTCCCCGCACAAACCTTTACCTGGGAAGATTGCCCTGCTTTCCCAATCCGGCGCTTTGGGCACAGCCATGCTTGATTGGGCGACGGGTGAAGGTGTAGGTTTTTCAAAATTTATAAGTTTAGGCAATGAAGCACAGCTTAACGAAATTGATTTTCTAAAATATTTGAAAGACGATGACGATACGGATTCAATTTTAATTTATTTGGAAAAGGTAAGTGACGGTGGGGAATTTATGCGTCTTGTTTCCGAAATAACAAAAAGCAAACCGGTTGTAATACTCAAAGCGGGCGTATCGGAGCATGGGTCTAAAGCCGTAATGTCTCACACTGGCTCGCTGGTCCCGTCGTCAATGGCATTTTCCGGTGCCTGCAAGCAGGCTGGAGCTGTCACAGTTTCTTCCTTACGTGAATTTTTTAATGTGGCCAAACTTCTATCTCTTGGAGTCAAAACAAATAAACCTGTTCAAAATTTGATAATACTTACAAACGGTGGTGGCCCATCGGTTGTTGCTGCCGATTTGGTTGATAATTCAAAATCTCTCTCGCTTGTTGAGTTGAATGAAAATACCAAAGAAGAACTTAAAAAAGTTTTGCCACCCATGGCGGCAATTGGTAACCCCGTTGATATAATAGGTGATGCACTCTCCGACAGGTACGAAAAGGCTCTTGATGTTTTATGTGAAGTCGAAGAAGCGGATGGCATTATTGTTATGCTTACGCCTCAAATGATGACTGAAGTGGAAGCGACGGCCAAACTTTTGATGAAATACAAAAATAAGAAAATGATACTGCCAGTCTTTATGGGCGGACCGTCGGTACAAGCCGGCCGTGTCGCTTTGATTGAATCTGGACTAGTAAATTTTGCATTTGCCAAAGATGTTACAGAAGCTCTTGATGGTTTAACCTCACCCCCAGCCCCTCTCCTAGATGCCGGAGAGGGGAGAAAGAAAAAAACTATATCTGACAGTATTCCTACAGAGTCTTTGTTACATCAGATGCCCTTTAATGATACGTCCAAAATTTTAGGCGATTTTAATATTTTCATAAACGGAAAGTTTTTAAAAAACAAAGATGAATTGTATAACTCACTTAACGAATATGGGGAAGGTCCTTACGCAATAAAAATGATTTCTCCTGATATTATTCACAAAACTGATTTGGCGGCAGTTGCTCTAAATATAAAAAACATAGAAGAAGCAAAAAAGGCGTGGGATCAAATGCACTCCATAAATTCAAAAGCAAACATAGAGGGCGTGCTCGTTCAAAAAATGTCAGCCGGTAGGGAAGTCATAATAGGCATGAAGAGAGACGCCACATTCGGGCCTACAATTCTCTTTGGTCTCGGCGGCATACTCGCTGAAGCAATTAAAGATACAACGATTCGTATAGCACCAATTTCAAAAGATGAAGCACTTAAAATGATGCAGGAAATAAAAGGCATCAAAATATTGCAAGGTATGCGCGGTGAGCCGCCTGTAAACTTTGACCTCCTTGCCGATATTTTAGTAAACCTCTCCCGTCTCGCTCTTGCTCACCCTGAAATAAAAGAGATCGACCTTAATCCAGTTATGGCTACCGACACCTCTGCTACTATTGTGGATGCAAGGGTGATGATGTAATTTCTTTCAGACCTCACCCCTCGCTTCGCGTAGCCCTCTCCTTGTCTAAGGAGAGGGGGAAAAATAAAAAATTCTAGAAATAAAACTATGTATTAGGTATGATTCCCCTCTACTAAGTCTAGGAGAGGGGTAAGGGGTGAGGTCTGTCAAAATTACACTCGCGAAACGTAATCGCCGGTCTCGGAGTTTATGACGATGGTGTCGCCTTCGCTTATGAAAAGGGGAGCGTTGACACTCGCGCCGGTTTCAACTTTCACTACTTTGTTGCCACCTTGAGCAGTGTTACCTTTCATATTTGGCGGCGCCTCCACTACTTTGAGTTCTACTTTGATTGGTAATTTCATACCAATAATTTTTTCATCAAATACCATCGCTTTTGCGATCGCATCTTTTTTTAAAAATTTAACACCTTGTCCGATCTGCTCTTCTTTTAAAGCAAATCTTTTTGAAGGGTTGCCGTCTTCGTGGAACCAATATTCACCTTTGGCTTCGTAAATAAATTTTATGTCTTTGTATTCTATTTCTGCTTCTTCGGCTTTTTCAGATTGGTGAAAGGAGTATTCGGTCACTCGGCCGGTAATTAGATTGCGGAGTTTGGTAGCGTTGACTGGCTTTCTTTGTTGTTTACGAAAAACATGAGAAGCGATTACTTCCCAGGGTTCATTATCAAATATAATCACTTTCCCAAGTGTTATTTCGTTGTATTCAAACATTAGTCAAAATATACCCTAAATTAAGGTTAAAATCCACTTGACATACTATTCTTAAACTGGCACAAAATATATTATTCGCTTTCGGAGTCGCTAGTGTCACTTTTTATTATTGCAGGGGCGGTGTTGTTTTTGAGTTGTTCGCGGATTTTTTTGAGTATTTCATCAGAAAGTTTTTTGTCTTCTTTGAGCACTTGCCTCGTTGCATCATAACCGCGGGCGAGGGGAGTGTCATTATATTTGTACGAAGCGCCTGATTTGGAAATGATGCCAAACTTTTCTCCAAGCGCGATGATCTCACCTTCTTTAGAAATACCTTCGTTGTACATCAGGTCAAACTCAGTTTGTTTGAATGGAGCGGCGACTTTGTTTTTTACTACTTTTACTCTTACTCTACCTCCCATTATTTCGTCACCCTTTTTTATTTGAGCGATTCGGCGGATATCCAATCGGACGGAAGTGTAAAATTTCAGAGCTTTGCCTCCTGGAGTAGTTTCTGGATTACCAAACATCACACCAATTTGCATTCTGATTTGGTTTATAAATATAACTACGGTTTTTGATTTGGCGACGATAGCGGTCAATTTGCGAAGAGCTTGAGACATTAGGCGGGCTTGTTTGCCAACATGAAAGGCGCCCATATCTCCCTCAATTTCATCTTTGGGTGTCAGGGCGGCGACTGAGTCAATAACTATCACATCAATTTTGCCTGAGCGTACCAAGGAATCTACGATATCAAGTGCTTGCTCACCATTGTCAGGTTGGGAAATAAGAAGTTGATCAATCTTTACTCCCAATCTTTGTGAATATTCTGGGTCCATGGCATGTTCTGCATCAATAAAGGCACAAATACCGCCCATCTTTTGGGCTTCAGCGATAATGTGTAAGGAAAGAGTGGTTTTGCCCGATGATTCTGGTCCAAATATTTCTATAATCCTGCCTCGGGGAACTCCACCGACACCGAGGGCTGCATCAAGACCTATTGATCCGGTTGGGATGGCGTTGATGTCTACATGAGGTTTGTCTCCAAGCATCATTATGGAGTCATCGCCAAACTTAGTTTTGATTTCTCTTAAAGCATCCTGAATCCCAGAATCGCTACTTTTTTTGGTTGGCTTTTCTTCTGTTGTTTTATTTTTCTTTTTCATTTTCATTTTTTTAATTCTGCTTATAATATACCTTGATTGTCTCCAAAACTTCTTTCTTAAACCTATCCTTGGCTCTGATTTCTATTATATTAGAACCAGGGGAAAGCAGCAATTTCTCTTCAAATAATCCTTCAGTATCAACAAATATAGGCTTTTCATTTAGACTTAAGAAGGAAATATTTTTTGCCCGGCCTTTGATAACTAAAATATTTTGTTCAGTTTCTAGATTGGGCGTCGGACTAAATATTTCTATGGTAGGTCCCATAATCAAATTTCTTGCGTTGAACAAGCCGTAAGAAATGAGCAATATAATAGAAGCAGTAATGACAAATAACTTGATATTGAAACCTCTTTCAAATTTATATTGATTCATTTTCTTGTTCTGGGTCTGGAGTAAAACCGTTTTCAGGTTTGATTAATACTTCTCTTGGTTTTGAACCTTCACCTGGGCCGACTACACCATTTTCTTCTAATATATCGATGAGTCGAGCCGCTCTGGCATAACCAACTCTTAATTTTCTTTGCAAGTATGAAGTTGAGGCTTTACCAGTTTGAATCACTATTTCTCGAGCTTCTTCATAATGTTCGTCTTCTTCTTGATTATCGCTTCTGTTAAGCGTTTCAAACAAAACATTCTTGGTCTGATCTGCCTCCATACTGATGTCGGTTGGAATATCGTCTTCAGAATTTTTTATTAAATATTCAGCCACCTTCTTAACCTCAGTTTCCGAAATAAAAGGGGACTGAAGTCTGATTGGTTTAGACATTTCACCTGACATATAAAGCATATCGCCGGCGCCAAGGAGCTTTTCGGCCCCCGCCGCATCGAGGATAGTTCGAGAGTCAAACTGAGAGGCCACTTGCAGAGCAATACGGGTAGGGATGTTTGCTTTGATGAGGCCGGTGATGACGTTGACCGATGGTCTCTGAGTTGAAAGTATGAGGTGGATGCCGACAGCACGACTCATTTGAGCGAGGCGTATAATTGCAGACTCAAGTTCTCTTGGGTAGGCTTGCATAATATCTGCCAGTTCATCAATCACTATCACGATGTAGGGCATAAGCTCGGGCACCTCACCAGTTTTGTCTTTCCTGTATTTTTCGAGAGCCGGTGAAAGAATATTTTTATGATATGACTCGATATCCCTCACTTTGTTTTTTTCAAGTATGTCATAACGGCGATCCATTTCTTTAGCGGCCCATTTAAGTGACATTATAACCTTTTTGGCATCAGTGATGACCGGGGTCAAAAGGTGGGGGATTTTATTGTATTGGGTAAGCTCAACTCTTTTGGGGTCAATCATTATGAATTTCAGATTTTCAGGTGAGTTGCGAAATAGCAGGGAATTGATTATGACATGAATAGTCACAGACTTTCCGCTACCGGTTGTACCTGCGATAAGTAAGTGAGGCATTTTGGCAATGTTGGCAAAAATAGAAGCTCCTGAAATGCTTTTGCCGAGTGCCACCATGAGTGATTTGGACGAATCGGTGTATTCACTCTGCGAAAGTAATGAGCCGAGACCCACCATAGTTTTGGTTGAATTTGGTATTTCAATACCGACGAGTGACTTGCCAGGGATAGGGGCTTCAATGCGGACGGGATGAGCGGCCAAAGCGAGCTCTAAGTTATTTTGCAGACCTAAAATTCTAGAAAGTTTAACTCCTTCAGCAGGTTTCAGAGCGTATCTGGTGACCGAAGGTCCGATTGAAATTTCATCCATATCTACAATAATGCCAAAGTTTTGCAGAGTCCTTTTGATGATGTTTGAATTGGCTTTGATGTCGCCGACTTCTGGTTTGCCCTTGTCTCTCTCGAGGAGTGAGAGTGGGGGAGGAGCAAAAGCTTTAAGGGAAATATTTTTTTGAATTCTGAAATCACCACCTTCTTCAGAGTGGACACTTGGCTTACTTACTGCTTGAGGGGCGATGATGGGGGCCTTTTCGGGTAGGTCTTTTATCTGCTCATTGCTTGGCAATATTTTTTCATTTTCAGCATCTTCTTCATCTTTTCTAAACATATTTCTGATAGAAGAAAAACTAAGTGAGGCATCAAAAATAACCAAAATGCTTATAATGATGAGTGCTCCCAAAATTACTGAAGTGGCGTAAACATCAAATAGTTTGACTAATGGTTTGTGTAGAAACTTACCAATCATTCCTCCTTTGTCTGTAAATATTAGGTCAAGTAGCGCGAGGGACGACAAAAAGAAAAGTGACGAGCCGATTGCTCGGGTGGTGCCAAAAGAATGTTTAACTGATTTCGCAAACGAAATTGAAAGAAGGAGTGATAAGAGTGGCAACAAAAAATATCCTAAACCAAACAGCACCTTCAAAATGTTGTACATCTTATTGCCGACATTACCCGCCATTTCAAGCGGGGCCAATATAAAGATGATAAACAAAACAAAAAATGTTACTGCAAAGATCCAGGAAAGTGTATCGTCTTTCAATCTTCTTAATTTTGGTTCAGGATTTTTGATTTCCTTCTTATTCTTTTTTCTCGCCATACATAAATAATAACATATTAAAAATTTGTTGAATTTTTAAAAGTGAAAAACTTTAAAAATGCTTGATTTTTTATAAAGGACATAATATCCTTAAATGACAGGCTTAAAAGCCACTACTTGACTTTTAAAGTCAAATAGTATATAATATAAAGGACATATAAAATATATAAGACAATCAATCTTTTATGTGTCTGTCTCATATGACTGATATAATTATAAAAAATAGCGATTTTATGGATATATATAACAAATCATACCGCTTAGCCGCAGCAGTTTTTCTGATTTCTAATGTGATTGAAAATAATGATGAATTGAAGACAAAAATGAAAAAGTTGTCTCTTGACCTTGTATCCATGTCTGTTAATTTAAAAGACATAAGTTTTGATCAGACAAACAATTTGCTACGAGGCATAGAAAAAAATGCACTGGAACTTATTTCTATGCTTGATATTGCATCTGTCTCCGGTCTTATATCTGAAATGAATGGGCGAGTAATAAAGGGGGAGTTCCAGGCTTTTATTTCTGAACTGAACAAATTTTCAGATAAATCAAACGAAGATAAAAATAGCTCGGTAAAGAGTATATTTGCTGATATAAATAAATTAAGTATAGAAAATAATTTTGAAAAAACTTATCCTATAAATAACGCAAGTCAATCTGAAGTAATTAAAAATAATTTGAGCATAAAAAATGGAAACGGACATAAGAGAAAGGACACCAGGAAGAATATGATTCTGGAGTTTATTAAAGGACATAACAACGCAAGTATAAAAGACATAGTGCCAAACATCACCGGCTGTAGTGAGAAAACGGTGCAAAGAGAGCTTATCGCCCTCATAAGCGAGAATAAAATAAAGAAAGTGGGGGAGAGAAGGTGGAGCAGGTATTTTGTTGCTTAAATATGAATAATGTGCAATACTACCTATACACCTTTATCCACACATTTGCTTTTGCAAGTGTTGGCTATAGGCGGTAAAATTCCTATTGTTACTAAATCCGTAGTTTCTTGTCGATTACAGAGGCTGTGGAATTAGTTGAAAATTATTATTTATTAGTTGATTAATTATTAGTTTAAATAAATTTTATCGCGAGATTTAAATTTATTTAATAACTGTTTAAACACTTCGCAAAAAAATTAAAATAAAAGTGAAGTTTTAGATAGATTCAAATTTATGAAATTAAAATCAAAATTGTTCGCAAGTGCCGTTGCTTTCACAATGGTTTTGAGTATGGTGGCAGTTCCTGTCTCCGCTCAAACTACTACTGAGCTTCAGGCGATGATAAATAATCTGTTAGCACAGATTGCTCAACTTCAGGCTCAGATTGCTGGTGGTGCAACTACTGGCGGATCAAGCACAACCTTTACTACTGATTTAACAATCGGTTCTACAGGTGCAGAAGTTTCAGCATTACAGACATGGTTAGTTTCCAAAGGTCACTTGGTAATGCCAGCTGGCGTTGCTATGGGTTACTTTGGTCCTTTGACTCAGTCTGCAGTTGCTAAATATCAAGTATCAGCTGGAATCACTCCTGCTGTAGGTTACTTTGGTCCTATCACTAGAGCTAAAGTAAATGCTCTTGGTGGTACAACTGGTGGAACTACTGGTGGTACAACTACTGGTGGCATCACTACTCCTGGAGTAGAAGGTACAGTTACTGTTTCTCTAAATCCTTCTCCAGCTTCCGGCGTGAAGCTCTATGAAGGTGATAGCAAGAAGCAGGTTCTCGGCATCAAGCTTGAACCTAAGACTTCAGACATTTCTATCCAGAGAATTAAAGTTGATCTTGATTACACTTCTGGTACTGGTGACAACCTTCTCTATACCAAGATTGCTGACAAGATCTATGTCATGGATGGTTCAAATGTACTTACCTCTTCAGACCTTAATAGTACTACCGTGGTCAAAGATGGTACTGACTATTTTGTAACTCTTTCCGGCTTCAATTATGTTGTTCCTGCTGGTAGCACAAAAGTGCTTTACATCGCTCTTGATGCTAAAACTAGCTGGGATTCAACTTACGACGCTGGGACTTGGACACTTGGTGTTCCAGAAAATGGTGTTCGTGGTGTAGATGGAGCTGGGATTGATCAATACGGTCCCGCAACAGCTTTCACTCGTACCTTTACTTCTACAGCTGATCTCTTAGATTCCGCCGCTCTATCTGTTTCCCTCAATTCAGCTACCCCCGCTACTCAACAAGTGATCTGTACATCAGGTACAGACAGTGATGAGTGTGAGGGACTCACAGTTGCTTCAGTTGATTTCAAGGCAGAAAAAGATGCTGTAAAAATCACTGACCTCATTGTTGATATTACCAGAGGTGGGGCAAACGTTGCCACTTCATCTACCGTTTATCTCTATGATGGTTCAACCCTCGTAGGTTCAGCATCTGTTACCGGTACTCTCACAGCAAAGATCGCAACCTTCTCTGACATTGATTGGACTGTCCCTGCGGACACAACCAAGACTTTGACAGTTAAGATTGACGTCATTGATGCCGCTTTGGCCGCTGACACATTCGTCGCTGGTGTTGCTAATGTAACTGCTGTTGCTACAGCCGTTACTGCAGAAAACTCATCCGGTACTGCTGTCGTTGCCACTGGTTCTGCAACTGGCAGGACGGTTACTATTAGAAATGTTGGCCCAGAGATAACTTTGGTTTCCAAATCCGTTACCACTTCGGGTGTGCCTCAAGGCGCCCCATTCTCTGGCGGAACCAGCACCTCTACTTTGACCGCTACCTTCAATGTTAGGGTCAAGGCGATGGGAGCAGATCTTTACCTAGGTAAAGTAGCTTCTACCTCTGATGCTACACAAGGTCCAGCATTCTCTATGACTGGTGCAACTAACAGCTTCACATTGTATAAAAGTGGTGCAGCAGCTACTACAAACCATGCTACTTCAACTTCTTACACCATTTCGTCTACTTGTGTTGACTCTACTCCAGCAGAGACCTGTACCTTGGCAGAAGGTAGCTCTGTTGATATCTCAGTGGTGTACTTAGTACCTGGAAGACTTGCAACTGGCCTTGTCACCGATTTGGCCACAGGTCTCTATGCTGTAGGACTTGAGAAAGTCAACTGGGCGCCCGCTTCTTCTGGTGCTATTCAATCATCCACCTTTATGGCTGGTTTGACTGAATGGAGAACGGTTGATGTAAGCTTCCCTTAAGTTAAATTTAGTCTCTTGTGAACCGTATGTTTTACCGCGAGGTCTAACATAAGGTCTGACTAAGCAAAAAACCACCTTCGGGTGGTTTTTGCTTGTATTAATTTCCTCTGGTATGATTAAACAATCTTATACGGTTTTTTTATGGGAGAACAAATACAACCAAAAACAAATATTGCTTTTATAGATGCCCAAAATATGCACTTTGGAACGACCAAATGTCATATTTGTGCTGAAAATTTAAATAAAGAATTAAAAGATATTAATTTGGAAGATTGTATTTGTGGTTGTGCTTGGAAAGTGAATTTGGCAAAGTTCAGAATTTACTTAAGGGAGAATTATAATGTTGGAGAAGCCTATTACGTTTTAGGTTATTTACAGGATGAAAACGATGATTTATATAACAATATTCAGAAAGCTGGATTTATAGTTTTGTTTAAAGAGCATACAAAGCTTTTGAGATCTAAAAAGAAAGGTAATGTCGATACAGATATCGTATTTGAAGTAATGAAAAATATTATAGATAACAAAAATTTAGATAAAATTGTGCTAGTTTCTGGTGATGGAGATTATAAAAAATTAGTAAAATATCTCATTCTAAAAGATAAGTTTGCAAAAATACTGTTCCCTAATAAAAAATTTGCCTCGTCTTTGTATAAAGAGTTAGGTTCAGAGTTTTTTGATAATTTAGAAAATATAAAAAATTATATTACATAAATGAAAAAGGCTCCTAAGGCACTAACACCCTTCGGATCCTTTTTCGTCTTGATTTAAGTAGTATATACCAAGTCTAATGAAAAATCAAGTTATAAAAAGTGGATAGTTCACAATATCTCTAAATATTCCTAAAAAGCTGAGTAACCCTTCCTTAAGTTAAATTTAGTCTCTTGTGAACCGTATGTTTTACCGAGAGGTCTAACATAAGGTCTGACTAAGCAAAAAATCCCTGAAAGGGGATTTTTTGTTGTTCTACTTTGAAAAGTTATCCACAGAAAGATTGTGTTATGCGTGATAGTATTTGATTATAAATCTTAATTAGTATGAGACGAGCTATTTTTCTGATTATATTGTTTATTTTTTTGAGTTTACCTAGTTTTGCTTTGGCCGATACTATCATTTCTGGTTCAATTTCAACCGACACCACCTGGTCTCCCGAAGGTGGTGTTTATATTATAGAGAGCTATTTTTCGGTCCCTGCTGGCGTCACTCTAACAATTGAGCCTGGCACAATTATAAAAGGCAAAGCAACGGGAATGGGAGGTCCGAGTATTTATGGCAAGCTCATTGCTCGGGGCACTGAAAGCCAACCAATCTATTTCACCTCTTTTTGGAATGACGAAATTGGGGGAGATACCGACGGTACTGGCCCAAGTGTCAGCAGTCCTGGCGAATGGCAAGGGTTATATTTCAAAACTGGCTCCGAAGGAATTTTGGAATATATTAATTTATCATTTGCGGGGTATGGCGGTGATAATTATGGGAATTATGTGGGAATAGAAAATGATGGCGGCACTCTAGAAATTAAAAATTCAGAAATTATTCATAATTATAAAATAGTAAATGACGGCGGCGGCGGTACCATGACAGTGGGCAGTGGAATATACAACAAAAGCGGCAGTCTACAAGTCATTAATTCTAATATTGAAGACAACCACATAGGTATACGCATTGACGGCGGATCTGCAATAATATCTGGCAACACTTTAAAAAACAATATTGATCGCACCGAAAGACGCAATGATGGATACGGACTTCACTCTTACAACCACGATTCTCTTACAGTTACCGACAACATTTTTTCTGGTAATAATAGGACGGCAATCGTGGATGCTTCAAGTGAATTCGTTCATTCTGGCAACACGAGTTCAGACTTGATGAGAAGGGCATTTCAAATTGGCGGAGTTCTCTCTCAAGACATCACTTTGAGTTCTGGCGATTTACCATATATTATTGAATACCTTGTGATTCCTGCTGGCATTACTTTAAATATAGAACCAGGAGTGATTATCAAAATGGAGGACCGGTATACCAATGGTTCTATAAATGTCCAGGGTGGCAATTTGATAGCCAAAGGTACGGCAGAAAATAAAATTTATATAACTTCTTTGAAAGATGACTCTATTGGTGGCGACACCAATGGCGACGGCGAACTCACCACTCCCGCTCCGAGGAGTTGGGCTTCAATATTTTTAGAAAATGGTTCAAATGCTGAAATGGATTATGTGACGCTAGGTTATGGTGGCTTTAATTGGAATGGTGAATATTTGACGGGAGTTGCCGCCGCTATTTATCAAAGAGGAGCGAATCTTTCGATTTCAAATTCATTATTTAAATACAATAGTGGAGCGGCAATTTATCAAGATGCGGGAACTACGACCATAAGCAAAAGTGAATTTACTGGTGATTATGGTCTTTGGTCTCGCGGAGGCGCCGCTACTATTTCAGAATCAAGTTTGGTTATGACTGGCTATGGCGTTTACAACGAAAGCGGCAAAGACTTGGGCTGGTGGTGGGAGACAAGGCCTCTTCAAATTATTGATGCTCGGGACAATTGGTGGGGAAGTGCCGATGGTCCAAACAATACCTATGCTGGCACGCCGACTGGTTCAGGAACCATGATAACCGACAATGTTTTGTACACACCATTCCTCACCGTCTGGCCTCCTGTAGTGATAGAAGAACCAACAATAAACCCAGTTATTATAATTCCGGGAATCATGGGGAGTGCCAAGAAAAATGGGCAGTGGCTGATTGACCCGATACTTCACACTTATGATGACCTCATCGCTACCTTAGAAGCCAATGGCTATGAAAAAGAGAAAAATCTTTTCACTTTTCCTTACGAATGGCGTGACTCAAATATTTTGACCGCTAATCTTTTAAAAAACAAAATCGCCTCAGTAGTACAACAATGTACTAGTGCAAATTTACCAGATATTAATTGTAATAAAGTTGATTTGGTTGCCCACTCGATGGGTGGCCTTGTAGCTCGTGAATACGTCCAATCCGGCCAATATCAAAACAATGTCGACCAACTCATCTTCCTAGGCACACCACACAAAGGCTCACCTAAAGCATATCTGCAGTGGGAGGGTGGAGCTTCAGATAGAGATGCGGCGAGTCTTTTTGTAAATACATATTTTACTGCTGAGGCAGCTAGAAACGGATTCGGCACTGTTTTTGAGTATATTCATAATCGTCCCATAGTTTCGGTCCAACAACTATTACCCATATTCAGTTACATAAAAGATGACAACACGGGAATAGATAGACAATATTCAGAAAATTATCCCCGAAACATATTTATTGAAAATTTAGAAAGTAATAAAAATACTTTACTTAACTCAACAATAAGAGTTATAAATATTGTAGGGGATTCAAAAGAAAATAAAACGATTGAAAAAATAAGAGTTATTCCAACTACAAAAAATGGATTATGGGAGCATGGACAACCAGAAAATTTTTATGTTCCACTTCTAACTGATCATGGACTAGAGAGGAGCGTTGGGGACAATACCGTTACGGTCTTTAGCTCTAATTTGGACGATTCAATAGAAAATATTAATGTAGATTCAGATCATAACCGACTTCCTACGATTGCAGCAAATCAAATATTTAACATATTAACAGATAAAGTGTCTGGTACAAATATAGATAACGGTCTTAATCTTGATATCAAGGTATTACTTCTTCAACTCCTTTCTCCGATTGATGTTGTAATAACTGCACCAGATGGAAAAAGGATTGGTAAAAACTTTGCTACAGGTGAAGAATATAATGAAATCGCTGGAGCATTTTATTCTGGCTATAATAATGCTGACGAAGAATACATTACTATTCCCAATCCTTTAGATGGGGAATACAAAATTGAAGTCCAGGGTACAGATAGTGGCGGAAAATACGGAGTTCTAACTAGTTATATTTCTGATGAGGCGGCAATAACATTAGAAACAGAAGGAGTGACCGAGCCTAATCAAATAACATCAATTAATACCACTGTAGACAATCAGAATCCAGATGAATTGAAAACAGAAAAAATTGTGACTCCAGAAACTCTTTTAGCTGATATTAAGAAATCATACGATCTGGGTTGGATCAAAGATGTTAAGACTCGGGACGCTCTTTTGAAGCAAGTGAATAGTGCAATTAAATTTAGTAAAAAAATAGAAAAGGTAGTGGAAAGACTACCAGACGGTTCAAAAAGAGAGAAGAGAATAGAAAAGTTTAGTATTAAGATTAATAAAATTCTGGTCAAAATATTTGAAGCCGAACTCAAGGTTTTACTTAAGAAAAATAAAATGACAGAAGATGCTTATAATTTAATAACTAATGATGTAAAATATTTAATAAATAATAATTAAAACTATATGAGAAACAAACTATCAAAAACACTCCTGATCATTATTGCGATAATTATAGGTTACTACCTCTCTGGTTATTTTGGATATTTATATAACCTATTACCAAATACTTATAATGGGGCCTGGATAGGAAGTAATGAAAGTTGGAGTACATTATTAGGTCTACCTCTGTCATTAATTTTTTTTCTTGTATTAGTATCCCACAAATTCGTTTTTGAAAAAAAATCCTCAGTACTATGGCTAATTTCACCCTTGCTTCTTTTGGAAGTAGGAACAGATATAAGCCATATATATTTTCCCATCATTCTAATTTTAATAGGATTTGCTTTGAATAAAATGATTCGAAAAATATTTATTAGAAACTCCAACCCATCAATAACCATAAAATAGGGAACTAAATACAAGGGCTACTCTTGTATGGTTGCTTGATTCTTATGGTTTGGTATTATTTTTGTAACAATGCGATATTTTGATAAAACTTTTTTCAGATTTACTTTAGGTTTTTTATGCATTGTTTGTGTTAGCTTGTTATTAATGTATTTTGCTTCGAATCTTGTGGGATGAAAAACAATTTTCAAAAATTTTTATTTGTCATCTTTTTATTTTTAGTTTTTCCTGCGATTTCTTTTGCTCAGTTGATTATAAATGAGATTGCTTGGATGGGTACTACTGAATCAGCAAATGCTGAATGGGTTGAACTTTATAACACAACCTCAGAAAATATTGATTTGTCTGGATGGGGATTGTATGAGGCTGGGGGAGATACATTAATGATCTCATTATCTAAAAATATTATTGCCAATGGATATTTTTTGATAGAAAGAGTTACTCCTTCTGTTTCCGATTCTGTTTCCGGAATTGATGATGTGTCGGGCAGTTTTGGTGGAGGAGGGCTTATTAATTTACCTGGCGGTGAATTTTTAGTACTTAAGGATGTAAATGGAAATATCATACAATCTTTAGATTTTTCAAGTGGTTGGCTAGCCGGAGATAATACAACAAAAGAAACAATGCAGTGGACTGGATCAAATTGGATATCCGCTTCGCCAACTCCTGGTACTGCAAATAATACTACAAACAATACTTCAAATTCTGATAATCAAAATCCTTCTGGAGAAGTATTATCGGCAAATACAGAATCATCGACAAATACTCAATCTTCTGGTGGCAGTACAGTATCACGCACATCTTCATCCGGCACTCAGTTGGAAGTTTTGGCGGGCAGTGACAGGACTACTTTACCCGGCAGTCCAATTTGGTTTCAAGCGACCATAAAGAAAAACACTATAGAAACCAATTTGGATTTAAACTGGTCTTTTGGGGATGGTAATGTGGGTGTGGGGCCATTAACTAGTCACACTTACAAATATTCGGGTGATTATGTGGTGGTGCTTAGCGCTAAAGCAGGGGATATGTTTTCAGTCAGTCGACTCAAAGTAAAGGTAGGTACCCCGGAAGTTTTGGTTTCAGACGGTGGAGAGTATCTAGAAATTTCAAATAAGAGCAATGCAGAAATAAATCTTTTTAATTGGAAGATAGAAAATGGAGGTAAAGGTTTTATTTTCCAACCTGATACCATTGTATTGCCACACTCCTCAATTAAATTAGATAAAAGTCTTTTAAGTATGAAAGGGCTGGATAACAGTATGGGGACTTCTCTTAAAAATTATTTAGGACAAGAGGTTTTTTACATAGCTCCGATTAAGGAAGTAGACCTAGAGGAGGTTTCAAAAAATTTTGAAATTATAAAAAATGAAGCATTTGTCATACAAGAAAAAGCAAATAGTTTGGGTTTTGTCTTACAACCAAAATCTCAACAGGCAAATGTTTTTTCGGCTGTTCCATCAATTGAAAAAGAAGAGCCGGATTCAGAAGATCTATTACAACCAGCTACTAGCACTGGAAATATTATTTATGAAGCACCTAAATCGGAAAGTTTTGTGGCCAAGTTGACAAATTTTATAAAAAGAGTATTCTCTAATTAAAGCTTTAGAGACCACAGGCATTTTATAAGACCTGTGCAAAAGCAATTCTAATTGCTCTAGGCTTGGTCGAAATTACTGGCTACTAAATGCTAGCTACTAGCTACTATAATTATGCCAATTACAAAAGAAAAGAAAAAGGAAATAGTCTCAGGTTTGGAGAAAGTGATAAACAACTCCAAATCGATGGTGTTTGTGAATTTTCACAAGCTCTTAGTTAAAGATGTTTCAGAAATCAGAAGAACACTCAAAGGTGAAAATGTAGGATACGTGGTTGCCAAAAAATCTTTATTCAAAAGAGTTTTGGATGCCGCTAAAATAAAAGGCGATATGCCTGTCCTAAATGGGGAACTGGCCTTGGTTTATGGCGAAGATCTGCTTGCTCCAGCTAGGGGCATTTATGATTTTCAAAAGAAGCTTGATGGCAAGGTCTCAATTCTCGGTGGAGTTTTTGATGGAGAATATAAATCGCAAATAGATATGGTAGGGATTGCCTCAATTCCATCACTTCAAGTTTTGCGAGGTATGTTTGTAAACGTCATCAATTCACCAATACAGAGATTTGCTATTGCTTTAAATGCGATAGCAGAAAAAAGAAATTAATAAGCACGAAATACGAAGCTCGAAATTCGAAACAAATTCAAAATATTCAAATTCTAAAGTTTTAAACATTTGGATTTTGGATTTAAATATTGTTTAGGATTTCGGATTTAGAATTTCGAATTTAATCTAAAAATTATGGACGAAACAACAAAAGATGCAGTTGCCGAAGTCAAGGAAACAAAAACTGAGGCTAAAGTTCCGGCAAAATTTGCCAAAATCGTAGAAGAAATTGAAAAAATGTCAGTTTTGGATTTGAACGAATTAGTAAAAGTTTTTGAAGAAAAGTTTGGTGTCTCAGCTACTACTGTAGCCGCCGCTGGTCCTGCTGCTGGTCCCGTTGCAGAAGAGAAGTCAACCTTTACTGTTGAGCTTACTGACTCTGGAGCAACCAAAATTGCTGTTATTAAGGCAGTAAAAGAGGTTTTGGCTCTAGGTCTAAAAGATGCAAAAGATAAGGTAGATGCCGCTCCAACTGTACTTGCTGAAAATATGAAGAAAGAAGATGCTGAAGCTTTGAAAAAAGCTGTAGAGGCAGCTGGTGGAAAGGTAACTTTGAAATAATATACTCAAACGATAAAAATCATAAGCCCCGAAAGGGGCTTTTGATTTATTTATAATAGCTGATAGAATGCGATTGATATGGATATATTAGAAAAACTTTTTGGGGGGACGGCAAAGGTGAAGATTATAAATTTGTATCTATTTAATCCCGAGGCGGCTTTTGATAGTTCTGAAGTGGCCGAAAGGGCCAAAGTATCAAAGTCGGTCGCGAGGAGAGAAATAGCAAATCTGGTAAAAATAAATTTCCTTAGACCAAAATCCTATACCAAAACCATCAGACGACAAAAAAATAGAACTCTCGGAAACTTCCGCAAAAGGACCAATGGTTGGACACTTGACCAAAAGTTTCCATACATAGAAGCTATAAAATCATTTTTGGATAATATAAATCCTTTCAAGCACAAAGATATTGTCAATAAAATATCTAAGGCGGGCAAAATTCAACTTCTTATTATCGCTGGTGTTTTTATAAAAGATCCCGATAGCCGGGCGGACTTACTTGTGGTGGGGGACAATCTTAAACTGGGTCAACTGGATAACATTATCAAGACTATAGAATCAGAAATCGGCAAGGAAATCCGTTATGCTGTATTTGAAACTGCCGAATTCAAGTATCGTTTATCCATGTTTGACAAACTTGTTAAGGATATTTTGGAATATCCTCACGAAAAAATCATTAATAAGCTCAATTTGTAAAGATTTGTGCTTGTCTGCCGATGAGGTAGATATCCACATCTCCAATTGCAGATGTATTTCAAAGGTGTATATTTTATGTTGTAATTACTAGATTATTTAATAATATTAATAATTAATAAATATATGACAATAGCAACTTGGAGCGATGTCCTATCATTATCGTTCAAAAATTTGTGGCTTGGAGTGATTGGCTTTGTGCCAAACCTCGTTATCGCCATCGTTATAGTTCTTTTGGGTTGGGGTATCGGAGTATTGCTTGGTAGAGTAGTTTCTCAAGTCGTAAAGGCTATAAAAGTTGATGAAGCTTTGCGAAGAGCTGGAGTTGAGGATTTCCTTAATAAAGGAGGTTTAAATCTTAACGCTGGCAATTTCTTGGGAGCTTTGGTTAGATGGTTTGTGATCTTAGTATTTTTGGTTGCCGCTTTTGATATTTTGCACTTATCTCAAGTAACTTTGTTTTTGAAAGATATACTAAATTACTTGCCTCAGGTTATTGTGGCTGTGCTCATCCTTATCGCCGCAGGTTATGTGGCTGATGCTATGAAGAAGGTCGTACTTTCTTCTGCTATGACCGCAGATCTCACTTCAGCTGGATTTTTGGCAACAGTTACTAAATGGGTTATCTGGGTATTTGCTGTTTTGGTAGCACTTTCACAACTCGGTATCGCATCTGGATTTATCCAGACAATCTTCACAGGATTGGTAGTAGCACTCTCGCTTGGTCTTGGTTTGTCATTTGGCCTTGGAGGTCAAGAAGCAGCTAGTAGAGTGGTTGAAAGAGTCGGTAAAGAAATATCTTCTAAGAAATAATTTAGTTAAAATACAAAATTAAATTTTAACAAAAATTCGCTTTTAAAGGGGCGAATTTTTGTTATTCACAGTCTTTCCCCAACCAATATAGATAAGGATTTGACAGGTTTTTGCTCTCGTGTATACTTGTGGATACATATGTTTTTAAGTTGTTTAACCACGAAGCGTAAGAGAGGGTAAAGTACCCTCTGGCTTGATATGAGCCCGCTTCGCAAAAAGCGGTTTTTTTGTTCAAATTTCTGTGTCCTCCCAAGTTCATCTCGGTGGTTTTGGGAGGGTAGAGAAGACAGATTCGGACAGCAAGATTGAATTTTGACAATTTAATACCACTCTGACGAATTACCACGATGTAGTTTGGTTTTCTCAATATTGGGAATTTCAAGCGAATTCGAGGGGTCTTTGTTTGTTGGAAGTGGAAGAAACAGAAACTGCCAGTGGGATGGAGAGTCTCATAAGGCAGGATGAAAATGAAAAGTTAAGTAAATTCCGCATCATTTTATTTTAATAAAATGATGTTGGACAGATGGTTTTTGAATTTCCTAATGGGAAATTCAAGGGCGTATGGTGGATGCCTTGGCTAGAAATAGCGATGAAGGACGTGGCGTGGCGGCGATACGCTTCGGGGAGGTGCCTAGCAACCTT